>CXQI01000108.1_pt1 | contig 14126 bp, 10 predicted proteins | sample 591411 | NCBI WGS metagenome assembly CXQI01 (sample SAMEA3491293, study PRJEB9169) | human gut metagenome | biome: ENVO:mammalia-associated habitat; material: ENVO:feces | place: Bangladesh | collected 2010-04-07
ATGCGCAGCAGTTCGACACGACGCAGCGTGTCCACGTCGGAATGCAGGTATTCGACCTTGATGCCGCGTTCCAGCAGATAGTCAGTCAGATCCTCGGCCATCTTCTTGGTCAATGTGGTGACCAGCGCACGCTCGTTCCTGTCTACGCGCGCCTTGATCTCCCCAAGCAAGTCGTCAATCTGACCCTTGACCGGTCGCACATCGATTTTCGGATCCAGCAGGCCGGTCGGACGGATGATCTGCTCGACCACGCCATCCGAAAGTCCCAGCTCATAGTCACCTGGCGTGGCGGAGAGGTATACGGTCTGGCCCACGCGCTGCAGGAATTCCGGCCATTTCAACGGACGATTATCCATTGCGGAGGGCAGTCTGAAGCCGTGCTCGACCAGCGTGCGCTTACGGGAGGCGTCACCCTCATACATGGCGCCGATCTGCGGCACGGTGACATGCGATTCGTCAATGACCAGCAGGAAGTCATCAGGGAAAAAGTCAAGCAATGTGTGCGGCGGAGTACCGGCGGCACGACCGTCGAAATGACGCGAATAGTTCTCGACGCCGGAACAGACACCCACCTGGGTGAGCATTTCCAAATCATAGGTGGTACGCATGTTGAGGCGCTGGGCTTCCAGTTCCTTGCCCTGCTTGCGCAGCTCGCCCAGACGCTCGTCAAGTTCCTCGCGAATGGTTTTCAGGGCCCGTTCCATGCGTTCGGGACCGGCCACATAATGCGAGGCCGGGAAAATGTGAACCTCGTTTTCCTCATCGATTTCGTCTCCGGTCAACGGATGGAGCGTGGAAATGCGGTCGATCTCGTCACCAAAGAATTCGATACGCACCGCCAGTTCCTCGTAGACGGGGATGATTTCGACGGTGTCGCCCCGCACGCGGAACGTACCGCGGGTGAAGGCGATGTCGTTGCGCTTGTATTGCATGGCGACAAATTGACGCAGCAGGTCATCACGGTTGATCTCTTGACCCACCTTGAGGAAGAGCATACGGCCGGCATATTCTTCCGGCGTGCCCAAGCCGTAGATGCAGGATACCGTGGCCACCACCACGCAATCACGCCGAGTCAGCAGGTTTGCGGTGGCCTGATGACGAAGCCGTTCCACATCGTCATTGATATTGGAGTCTTTCTCTATATAGGTATCCGTCTGCGGGATATAGGCTTCCGGCTGGTAGTAGTCGTAGTAGCTCACGAAGTAGCTGACGGCGTTGTCCGGCATAAGTTCGCGGAATTCGGCGCACAGCTGCGCGGCCAGCGTCTTGTTGGGCTCAATGATGAGGGTCGGGCGCTGCAGTTTCTCTATCAGCCAGGCGGTGGTGGCGGTTTTACCAGTACCGGTGGCACCCATCAGAACCACGTCATTTTCACCGTTTTCGATGCGTTCAGACAGCTCGGTGATAGCCTGTGGCTGGTCGCCAGATGGTTGATAGGGCGATTTGACGACGAAAGGCTTGTCCGCACGCTCGATATTGAATCCCATGAGGCTTTATCTTAGCGGTCCCGGTTCACAGCAAATTATTCTCAATAAGAAAAGTGTGAGGATTTCGCTTTGACAATCGAACACAATTCCCCGAGAAACAGCTCATTCCCGCCATTCCTTCCAATGTGCGATTGAGCGATATTGTGCGTTGCCTCACACTTTCTCTAGTGCCGTTCATTTTGTGTGAGCCATCCCACGTATATTTCATCCACTTGGGCCAGCATCTCAGGTATTGGACGGGTGGAGTCGATGACGATGTCAGCGATAGCCCGACGTTCCTCCTCGCTGGACTGGTGGCGGATGCGCGCTTCAGCCTGTTCGAGACTCATACCGCGTTCCTCGATCATACGGTCAAGCCGTATGCACACCGGTGCCTCGACGGTGACGATATGGTCGAAAGTGAAAGGAATGGTATCGATTACTTCGGCGAGCAGCGGGATGTCATGGACGATGACGATTGTCTCGGGATGCTTACGTTCCAGACGCGCCGCCTCGGCGTAAATCAGCGGATGCTCGATGGCATCAAGGCGTTCACGTGCGCCCGTTCTGGCATCCTTGCCAAAGATATGGTCGGCAATCCATTGGCGATTCATGGTGCCGTCAGCGTTAAGGGCATCAGAACCGAATTCGGCGACAATCTGCGGCAGCGCCACTCCCCCAGGTTCGACGATCTGGCGGGCCAGGGCATCGTAGTCGATATGCAACGCGCCCAGCTCACGCAACCGTGCGGCCACTGTGCTTTTGCCGGCTGCGATACCGCCAGTCAGTCCTATTCGCATCATGGTGCCTATCGTAGCTGCAACTCCCCTCAGGAAGGGGAGTCATTGGCGGATAACCCCCGAAACGCAAGAAACCCGGCCCACTCGGACCGGGTTTCTTCAGACGCTAAGCGTTAGCTTCGCGGCAAACTCACTTGCCGAGCAGCTGGTCGCGCAGGGCGGCGAGCTGATCGGAGTCGGCGAGGGTACCGGTAGCCGGAGCAGCGGAAGAGTAGTTGGAGGTCTCCTCGACCGGCTTCTCTTCCTTCTGGTTCTGGCCGTCGGCGGCAGCGGACTCGGCCGCATTTGCCAGTTCCTTGGCCACGAACTCCTTGTGCTCTTCCCACAGGTCGTGAGCGGCGGCGTACTGGGCTTCCCACTCCTCGCGCTGCTTCTCGTAACCAGCGATCCACTCGTTGGTGTTCGGGTCGAAGCCTTCGGGGTACTTGTAGTTGCCCTGCTCGTCGTACTCGGCCGGCATACCGTAGATGGCCGGATCGAAGTCCTCGGAAGCCGGGTCAACGGAGTCGTTGGCCTGCTTGAGGGACAGGGAGATGCGGCGACGATCGAGATCGACGTCGATCACCTTGACGAACACGGTCTCGCCCGGCTTGACCACGGTCTCCGGGTTCTCGACGTGACGGTTGGCGAGCTCGGAGATGTGCACCAGGCCCTCGATGCCGTCTTCGACGGAGATGAAGACACCGAACTGGACGATCTTGGTGACCTTGCCCTTGACAATCTGGCCGGGAACGTGGGTGCGAGCGAAACGCTGCCACGGATCCTCCTGGGTCGCCTTGAGGGACAGGGAGATACGCTCACGGTCGAGATCGACGTCGAGCACCTCGACGGTGACCTTGTCGCCGACCTTGACGACCTCAGACGGGTGGTCGATGTGCTTCCAGGACAGCTCGGAAACGTGGATCAGGCCGTCAACACCGCCGAGATCGACGAAAGCGCCGAAGTTGACGATGGAGGACACCACGCCTTCACGGATCTGGCCCTTCTTGAGCTGAGACAGGAAGGTCTCGCGGACCTCGGACTGGGTCTCCTCAAGGTACTGGCGGCGGGACAGAACCACGTTGTTACGGTTCTTGTCGAGCTCAAGGATCTTGGCCTTGATCTTCTGACCGATGTACGGGGAGAGGTCGCGGACACGACGCATCTCAACGAGGGAGGCAGGCAGGAAGCCACGCAGACCGATGTCGACGATGAGGCCGCCCTTGACGGCTTCAATGACGGTGCCCTCAACGACGCCGTCAGCTTCCTTGATCTTCTCAATGTCGCCCCAAGCACGCTCGTACTGAGCACGCTTCTTGGACAGAATCAGACGGCCTTCCTTGTCTTCCTTGGTGACGACAAGGGCCTCGATGGTGTCGCCGACCTCGACGACTTCGTCAGGATCAACGTCCTTCTTGATGGAAAGCTCGCGGGAGGGGATGACGCCCTCGGTCTTGTAGCCGATGTCCAGGAGGACCTCGTCGTGATCGATCTTGACGACGGTACCCTCAACCAGATCACCATCATCGAAGTTCTTGATGGTGGAATCGACTGCCTTGATGAAGTCCTCTTCGGTGCCGATGTCGTTGATGGCAACCTTGGTGACTTCAATGTTGTTCTCTGCCATGTAAATATATGGTTTCTAATAGTGGATGGATAATTTCTCGATATTCAGTTATACGTATGCCCTTGCGGACATACAGATATTTACGATACAAGCAACTCTGCCCAAATTTCCTAGAAAAATTCGGGTGTGTCGCACGCTTTAATTTGCGTTGACCACAGATGGGGCCAGGATGTTCTGTTGCCGGGACCGCTCCAGGCCGCTCAGGCCAAGCTTTACGCCCGGCAACAGAACATCCCGGCCCACCTGTTCCTCATCGGGAGGAACGCTCGGCCATTTCTACAACGTTGGCCAGAAGCATGGCTCGGGTCATGGGGCCTACGCCACCGGGGTTGGGGGTGTATGCGTACGCCTTGTCATAGCAGGCCTTGTCCACGTCGCCCTTGATACGGTAGCGACCGGCCTCCTCATCGAATACGCGGCTGACGCCCACATCCACCAGTACCGTCCCCTCCTTGATCTTGTCAGGGGTCACGAAGCCGGCGGAGCCCATTGCGGCGATGATGACATCGGCACGACGCATATGGTCGGCCACGTCGCGCGTACCGGTGTGGCACAAGGTGACGGTGGCATTGACGGCATTGCGCGTGAGCAGCAGGCCGATGGTGCGGCCGATGGTAATGCCACGGCCCAACACGCACACTTCCTTGCCTTCCAGGTCAATGTTGTAGGCATCAAGCAATTCAAGCACGCCGCGTGGGGTGCAGGGCAACGGTGTTGCGATGTCTGCGCGTACATGCAGCACCAGTTCGCCAAGGTTGTACGGGTGCATGCCGTCCGCATCCTTGGCCGGATCGATCATGTTGATGATCGCGTTTTCATCAACGCCCTTGGGCAGCGGCAGCTGCACGATAAATCCGGTGCAAGCCGGGTCATCGTTAAGTTCACGCACGGCCTCGGCAATCTGGCCGAAACTGGCATCGGCAGGCAGTTCCTTCTTGACCGAGGTGATGCCCACCTCCTGGCAATCGGCATGCTTGCCGGCCACGTACTTCATCGAGCCGGGATCCTCCCCCACCAGCAGCGTGCCCAGTCCAGGCACCACGCCTTGCGCCTTGAGCTTGTTCACACGTTCGGCAAGATCGGCTTTGATCGTGGCAGCAACCTGCTTGCCGTCGATTTTCGTGGACATCCATACCCTTCCATATTGTTCGGCGCATTCTATCGAAACGATAGGCTATCGTTGGAACAAATCAGGATTATATCGTTCGTCCATCTCAACGAAGAAGGCACGCCATGGGGATTCGGATTACACGACTCACGAAACTCGCCGCAGCCGGCCTAGGCGCCGTCATGCTGTTCGCTTCCGCGGCTTGCGGCTCGGCCACAACCCAAACCGAGCCGAACACCAAGCAGAACGTACCCGAGCCCACCGGTCCGATCAACGTGGTCGCCTCCATCAACCAATGGGGGTCGCTGGCCGCGGAACTTGGTGGAGATGACGTGACGGTCACCTCCATCATGAACTCCACCAATGTGGATGCCCATGATTTCGAGCCGAAAACCTCGGACGTCGCCAAACTATCCCAAGCACAGATCGTGGTGGCCAACGGCGCCGGCTATGATTCCTGGGCGACCAAGCCGTTGTCGAAAAGTTCCACCTTGGTTTCCGCCGCTTCCGTTATGGGCGCCATGGAAGGCGACAACCCTCACCTATGGTTCTCCAAGGACGCACGCTCGAGCATGGCCTCCGCCATCACCGAGGCATATGTCAAGGCTCTGCCCAGCAAGAAGAAAATATTCCAGAAGCGACTGAAGAATTGGCTGAACAGCGAAAAAACACTGGAAACCTGGGTCAACGACTTCACCAAAACCCATACCGATCTCACGTACGCGGCAACCGAACCCGTGGCCTACTATCTCATGGCCGACGTGGGGTTCAAGGACGCAACCCCCAAGGGCTATACGCAGTCGACGGCTTCCGGCGGCGAACCAGCACCGGCGGATCTGCAGGCTTTCCAGACGCTTATTGAAGACAAGGGCACGGATGTATTGATCAACAACACGCAGGAAGCCAGCGATGCCACCAATATGATCACCGGCACCGCAGGCAAATCCGATGTGCCGGTCGTCGATGTCTCCGAGCAAATGCCCGCGGACGCCACCACGCTGAATGCTTGGATTAACCAGCTCATCAACACCATCATTGACGCGGTGGATCCGACTTACGGCTGTGATGCCAGCACCGGCGACAACACCGAAGGCGATGCGTCCGGAGAAAATTCCTCCGACACTGCCGCAAACCAGTCCGACTCCGCCAACGATGCAGGTACCACGTATATCCGCGAATGCAAGGCCACAAACGCCGACTCCGCCAGTGATTCAGCAAACTTCGGGACCGACAACTCCACCACCGATACAGAAGGCACCACTCCTTCGAACGAGGGCCAAACCGATCCGGGCAAATGATCGGGGTCCACGGCGGCGAGCTGTGACCATAGTATGCATATGCGCGAAGGCCATGCTTCCGATATGACATCGGTTGCATGGCCTTTGCCATAACCGCATAACCGCATCATTCGATATTGAGAACGATTGTCAGCATCATTTGCCACAATCGAGCCCTATGAACGAATCTTCCGCATGCATCGTGTTCACGAATGCCGCCATCAAGCGTGGCGATCGCACGATATGGCAACATGGCAACTTCACCATCCCCACCGGTTCGGTCACCGCCATCGTTGGCACTAACGGCACCGGAAAAACCACGATGATGAAGGCCGAGTTGGGCCTGCTGCCTCTCTCGCACGGCTCCCTGACCGTATTGGGCAAGCCGGCCGGAGAGATGAACAAACGCATCGGCTATGTGCCGCAGAGCTATGTTTCCGACGTCGATTCCAATCTCACCGCCGAGCAGTCGGTGCTACTGGGACTGACCGGTACACGATTCGGCATTCATCCCGTCACCAAAGCACAGAAGGCCAAGGCACACGAAGCCATGGAATTCACCGGCATCGCGGACAAGGCCCATTACCGTCTGTCCGAGCTGTCCGGCGGCCTGCGTCAGCGTGTCGCCATCGCCCAGGCGCTGGTATGCGACCCACAGCTGCTCATGCTTGATGAGCCGTTGGCCAATCTGGATCTGGCCAGCCAACGATCCACCGTACATGTGCTTGCCAAACTCAATCGCGAACTTGGCATGACTATCCAAGTGGTGGCGCATGATCTCAACATGCTGTTGCCGATTCTGACCGGCGCCGTATATCTGCTGGACGGCCATCCGCATTACGCCGATATGCACAAGGTGCTTGATTCCGATCTGCTGACACATTTGTATGGCACACAGGTGCAGGTGGTCACCACCCCGCAGGGAGACATGTTCGTGACCCCCACTCCGGACGAGCCACGCGACCAGCCGCAGGATATGCATACCGCCGCCGAAGTGGCGCAGCTGCACCATCACGAACACGGCACCGATACCGCGACCGCGCACCAATAACGTCTAGCACAGCAGTCAGCACCGTACAGAATCGCCGCGCATACCAAGCCGCGGCATGAGGAAGCAAGAGACACAGAGATATCAAAGACCATGAGCACCATCAACTTCTCATATGATCCCGAATGGCTCAGCACGCTATCTGCCCCGTTCATGACCAATGCCTTCATCGCCGGCCTGTGCATCGCATTGGCCGCAGGCGTTATGGGCTACTTCACCATCGCACGACGATCCACCTTCGCCGCTCACGCATTGGCTCATATCGGACTGCCCGGTGCCACCGGCGCGGTGCTGTTCGGTCTGCCCGTCTCGCTGGGCATGGGCGTGTTCGCGCTCGGTGGCGCACTGGTCATCGGCGCATTGGGCAAGCGCGTCTCCGAACGTGAAATCGCCACCGGAACCGTACTGGCCTTTGCCACCGGTCTGGGTCTGTTCTTCGCACGACTGTCCAGCTCGGCTTCCCAGCAGATGCAGTCCATTCTGTTCGGCTCAATCCTGACCATCACCACCGGCCAGATCATTGGCTTCGCCGTGTTCGACGTGCTGCTGCTAGTCCTCTTGGCGATTATCTACCGTCCGCTGCTGTTCAGCTCGCTCGATGAGCAGGTGGCGCAAGCCAAAGGCGTGCCGATTGGCCTGATGAATGTGGCATTCATGGCGATTATGGCCGGTGTGATTACCATTGCCGTGCCGGCTGTGGGCACACTGCTGATTTTCGCTCTGGTAATCACGCCTGCGGCCACCGCCAATATTCTGGCCGGCTCGCCGTTCAAGGCCATGGTGATTGCCAGCGTGCTGTGCCTGGTGTCCATCTGGGCCGGACTGGTGCTTTCCGCGATGTTCCCCGCTCCCCCAAGCTTCACTATCGTGACGCTGTCCACCCTGTTCTGGGCACTTGCCAAAGCTGTGGAAACGTTGCGAAAGTAGCACTCCGCACTACTCTCAACGAGAGGAGCCCCTTTCCGCATGGGAAAGGGGCTCCTCTCTTATGGCTCCGTCATCAGCGACGCTCCACCAAAGCACTGGCGATGGCGGCTATGCCTTCGCCTCGACCGGTAAAACCCATATGGTCGGTGGTGGTGGCGGTGACCGATACCGGGCAACCGACGGCCGCGGATAACGCGGCTTCCGCCTCGGCGCGGCGGGTACCGATTTTCGGGCGATTGCCGACGATGGCCACGGACGCGGAGACGGGCCGATAGCCGCTATCCGCAATATGGGCAACAGTTTCACGAAGCATATCCGAGCCGTGCATACCGGCACCATGCGCATGGGAGCCCACGCCGAACAGTGAACCAATATCGCCCAGACCGGCAGCGGCGAGCAACGCATCAATCAAGGCGTGAGCGGCCACATCACCATCGGAATCACCTTCGATGCCCTCATATCGGGCAGCCTCAGCCGGTACAGCGTTCTCTGGGACCGGCCAATACAGTCCGGCCAACCATAATTCACGTCCGGAACCGGAAGCGGCAAACCGATGGGCATCAAAGCCCTGGCCGACGCGCAGGATCACTTCTTCTTGGACTTCTTTTCGGCTTCGACGCGCGCCAGCGTGTCTGCGGCCGCTTCTTCAGGCTCAGCAGCGTGATGCTGGTCATCACCCACCTGGGCAGGTGCATAGCCGAGGTTCACGTCAAGCAGACGCTGTGCTTCCGTCTCATCGATCTTCTCGGACAGCGCGATCTCGGAGGTCAGGATGGCGCGGGCCTTGGTCAGCATGCGCTTCTCGCCTGCGGACAAGCCGTGTTCGTCCACGTCGCGCTGCGCGAGATCGCGCACCACTTCGGCGATTTTATTGACATCACCGGTGGCGATCTTTTCGACATTCAGCTTGTAACGGCGGGACCAGTTCATTTCCTTTTCGATGATCGGGGTTCGCAGAATCTCGAACACCTTGGCTACCTCGGAACCGGAGACGATGTCACGCACACCGACTTTCTTGGCGTTTTCCACCGGCACATTGATGACCAGACCGTCGGAGGAAAGTACGGACAACTGCAGATATTCGCGCGTCACGCCCTTAACCGTCCGCTCGGTGATGGCCTCCACTTTTGCTGCACCATGACGTGGGTAGACGACCATATCGCCGACTTGATAAGACATGTATCCTCCGAGAACTGACGGATTACTCACAAAAACTCGAATAATTGTGCCATATGGTCTGGACTGGGACAATGAGAGCGCTCACAATCAGGCGACAACACTCTAAGCGGCATAAATTCGCCATTTTCGACGCGCCAATGTAGCGTTTCCGACACCAACGCACGTAGACTTTGGGGCATGGCTAATGAAACGAAGATCAAGGAAGATACCGTCACCGTGCCTGTTGCCCAAAGTGACCTCGACGCGGTGAGCAATGCTGAATTCTACAACCCCCACGGAGTTCTTGGCGGGCATCTCGGCATTGGCAAGCATGCCGATACCGCCACAATCCGTGTGCTGCGTCCACTTGCCAAATCCGTGACCATTCTCACCCAAGACGGCGAATATCCGATGACACACGAATACAACGGCGTATTCGTGACCACCGTTCCCGCCGCGGGGACCAAAAAGCAGCCCACCATTCCCGATTACCGCGTGAAAACCGAATGGGAAAGCGGCGACGTGCTCATCGAGGATGACCCCTACCGCTACATGCCCACACTTGGCGAAATGGACACCTACCTGTTCGGCGAAGGTCGCCACGAAAAGCTCTGGGAAGCCCTCGGCGCACACGTGCTGCGCTATGACGACCCAATGGGCGGTGCCGATGGCACGCCCGGCAAACAAGTGGTGGGCACCGCCTTCTCCGTATGGGCGCCAAACGCCCACGCCGTGCGTGTGGTCGGCAACTTCAACGCCTGGGACGGCCGCCGCCACGCCATGCGCGAGCTCGGTTCCTCCGGCGTGTGGGAAATCTTCATTCCCGGTCTTGGCGCAGGCGAGAACTACAAGTTCCAAATCCTCAATGCCAACTACGTGTGGGAGATGAAGGCCGACCCGATGGAGCGTCAGCACGAAATCCCGCCGAACACCGCATCCATCATCACCGAATCCTCCTACGAGTGGGCCGATGACGCCTGGATGCAGCACCGCCGCACCACCAACCCGCACAACGGCCCGGTCTCCATCTACGAGGTGCATGCCGGCAGTTGGAAGAAGGGCCTGAGCTACCGCGACCTAGCCACGGAATTGGTGGACTACGTCAAGCAGGAGGGCTACACCCACGTCGAGTTCATGCCGTTGGCCCAGCACCCGTTCTCCGGATCCTGGGGCTATCAGGTCACCGGTTACTACGCGGTGGATTCACGCCTCGGCTCCCCCGACGATTTCCGTTACCTGGTCGACAAGTTCCATCAGGCCGGCATCGGCGTGATCATGGACTGGGTGCCCGCTCACTTCCCGAAGGATGCCTTTGCGCTCGGCCGTTTCGATGGCACCCCGCTGTACGAGGATCCAGACCCGCTGCGCGGCGAACACCCTGATTGGGGCACCTATGTGTTCAACTTCGGACGCCGCGAGGTGCGCAACTTCCTGGTGGCCAACGCCCTGTTCTGGCTTGAGGACCTGCACGTCGACGCACTGCGCGTGGATGCCGTCAGCTCCATGCTCTACCTCGACTATAGCCGCGAACCCGGTCAGTGGCGCCCGAACATCTACGGAGGCCGCGAGAACCTGGAGGCCATCGACTTCCTCAAGGAGGCCACCGCCACCGCTTACAAGAACAACCCCGGCGTGATGATGATCGCCGAGGAATCCACCGCATGGCCGGGCATCACCGCCCCCACTTCCGCCGGCGGCATCGGCTTCGGCCTCAAGTGGAACATGGGCTGGATGCATGACACCCTTGAATATCTGCATGAGGAGCCCATCAACCGCAAGTGGCATCACAATGAAATCACCTTCTCGATGGTGTATGCCTACTCCGAAAACTATGTGTTGCCCATCAGCCACGACGAGGTCGTGTACGGCAAGGGATCCGTATATGGCAAGATGCCGGGCAACGGTTGGCAGAAGATGGCTGGCGTGCGTGAACTGTTCGCCTACCAGTGGGCTCACCCGGGCAAGAAGCTCTCCTTTATGGGCAACGAGCTGGCACAGTGGGGCGAGTGGGATCACGATGCCTCCATCGACTGGGATTGCCTGAACTGGCAGGATCATCGCCAGGTGCAGACCATGGTGGCCGACCTCAACGCCTTCTACAAGGCGAATCCGGCACTGTGGAGCCAGGACTTCGATCCGGCCGGTTTCCAATGGCTCACCAGCGACGATGCCGATCACAACACGCTGAGCTTCCTGCGCATCGGAACCAAAGGCGAGACGCTGGCCGTAGTGGTCAACTTCTCCGGCGAGGCATGGTCCGACTACCAGGTGGCACTGCCCACCGGCGGCAAATGGACCGAAGTGTTCACCACCGATGATGCCAAGTATGGCGGTTCCGACATCCATAATGGCACGTTCGAGGCGGACGCCGGAGAATACCATTCAAGGCCTTTCTCGGCTAAAATCACCGTTCCAGCTCTCGCAGTTGTATTCTTGAAGCCAGAGAACTGAATTAGCCAACAGGCTGAAAGGTAACTATTCATGCTGAATACCACAGCGCGTCAGAACACGGCTCCGCGCACGGTGTTGGTAGTGGAGGACGAGCCGACGCTCGCCACTGCCATCGCCCAGCGCATCACTGCTGAAGGATGGACCGCCCGTGTGGCTGGAGATGGCGCTTCCGCCGTTCAGGCCGCCTTGCAGCTCAAGCCCGATCTGGTCATCATGGATATCATGCTGCCGGTTATGGATGGTCTTGAAGCCACTAAGCGTATCGTTGCCGAGCGCCCGGTTCCTGTGCTGATCCTCACCGCCCGTGACGATGAAACCGACAAGGTCATTGGCCTGGGTGCCGGTGCTGACGATTACATGACCAAGCCGTTCTCCATGCGTGAGCTCATCGCCCGCTGCAAGGCGCTGCTGCGCCGTGTGGAACGCGCCAAGGTCATCGCCAAGAATTCCGAGAACGAGAAGATTCTTGATTTCGGTTCCATGGTCATCGATCCGGCCCAGCGCATCGTCACTGTCAACGGTGAGCAGGTGCACCTGACCCCGACCGAATTCGATTTGCTGGCCACGCTGGCACGTCGTCCGAAGTCGGTGCTCACTCGTGAGAAGCTGCTTGAAGAGGTGTGGGACTGGGTGGATGCCTCTGGCACCCGCACCGTCGATAGCCACGTCAAGGCCCTGCGCCATAAGCTTGGCGCCGATATGATTCGCACCGTGCATGGTGTGGGCTACGCCTTCGAACCGCCGACCGAGTAATGGCATCTCCGCAATCAACGAAATCCCGGCTTGACAACGCTACCAAGCGTGTCAAGCCGGTTGATTTGTTCTCTTCGCTCAAGCTGGAGCTCAGTGCGCTTATCGTTTGCGCCACCGCCATCGCCTTCGCGATGTGCTGGTTTCTCCTGAAGTTCGGATGGTCCGGTTGGATTGCCATGCCACTGACTCTGGTAGTGGCGCTGGGCATTACCTATTTCTTTTCTCGAGGTATCACCGCACCTTTGCGCCAGATGCGTGACGTGGCTGAAGCCATGGCCGAGGGCGATTACACCGTGCGTGTGAACATCGATCAGGAACGTCATGATGAAGTGGGCCAGCTTGCACGCTCCTTCAACGAAATGGCCGAAGAGCTAGAGCATGCCGACAAAATGCGTCTGGACATGATTGCCAACGTTAGCCACGAACTGCGCACACCGGTGTCTGCATTGCAGGCGATGGTCGAGAACATGGCTGATGGGGTCACTGAACCCACGCCAGCCAATCTGGAGGGCATTCTTACCCAGACGCAGCGTCTGAGTGATCTTATTGCCTTTCTGCTGGATCTGAGCCGTATGGAAGCTGGAGCCGCCAGTCTGAACATCGAGCAGTTCAACGTCGCCGAATTCCTGGACGAAACCGTTGAACCGTTGGAAATCGCCGATGGCGGGCATGCTCATGATATTCAGATGCGCGTGAGTGATGACATCACGATGGAAGGCGATCAGGATCGTCTCCGTCAGCTGTTCACCAACATCATCGCCAACGCGCTCAAGCACTCCCCCGATAACACCACGGTGCTGGTCGAAACGCATGAAGACAAAGACAACGGCACCATTGTGACCAATGTGGTCAATTTCGGCTCACAGATTGCGCCTTCCGATCGTTCCGATATTTTCCGCCGCTTCGTCAAAGGCAAGACGGGACCGGGTACTGAATCCGGGGGCACCGGCCTGGGCCTGTCCATCGCACGATGGGCCGCCCAATTGCACGGTGGCAGCATAAGGGTCGTGGACGACACCCGTGGCGCCGATTTTGAGATCACCCTGCCCAAATATCACATTGCCAATGAGTGATCTAGGGCCGCACGGCCGCAAATGAATCCGCGTCGATCCGGCGAGGATTCTTTGTTGTTATACCACCCTTTTGGCTTCGGTAAGCGTCATTGCCCCTATGACCTCGGCGCCGGCCTGTCTGCAGGTTTGCGCGCATTGGCGCAACGTTGAGCCGGTGGTGATGATGTCATCGACCAGTACCACCTGTTGGCCTTGCATCACGGCATCAGAGCCAAGTGCGATTCGTCCACCGATGCGTTGGGCGCGTTGAGCCGATGACGCCTGCTGCACCGATCGGCCGCCCGATGCAATACTGGTCAATGCCCGACATGGTTTCGCGTCAAGGCCATGACCGCATAGCGCATTTGCCACGGCCTTGGCCAACGGATCGATATGTCGTCTTCCTCTGCGTCGTATCGAGGTCCGCGATGATGGTACCGGCACTACGAGCACGGCAGTCTGCTGACGGCAGGAGACGGA
>CXQI01000076.1_pt1 | contig 12611 bp, 10 predicted proteins | sample 591411 | NCBI WGS metagenome assembly CXQI01 (sample SAMEA3491293, study PRJEB9169) | human gut metagenome | biome: ENVO:mammalia-associated habitat; material: ENVO:feces | place: Bangladesh | collected 2010-04-07
GTGCGTTTGGCANNTGTGGGCCTCGGACGCAGAGACAACCGGCTCGGATTCGATGTCCTTGCCATGGCCGAGCGGGCTATACGCTTCAACGGTGATGCCATGTGCCTTGCAGAAGGCGAGATTATCCGGCTGGCTGAAACGCGGGTGCACTTCGATTTGGTTCACCGTTGGGGTTTCGCCGGAATCATCGATAACAGCCTGAAGATGCTCGGGGAGGAAGTTGCTGACGCCAGCCACGCGGATAGCGCCTTCCTCTTGCAGTTTGAGCAGCGCCTTCCATGTCTCCTTGTAGAGATCGACTGCGGGGAATGGCCAATGAATCAGGTACATGTCGACTACATCCACGCCCAGCTTGCGACGGGATTCCTCGAACGCGATGCGTGCCGGATCAGAGCCTTGATCGCAGTTGCGCAATTTGGTGGTCACCCATACTTTGTTGGCCATGCCAGTAGCGCGCAATGCATCGCCGACTTGTTCCTCGTTGTAGTAAGCGGCTGCAGTATCGATGTGACGGTAACCGATTTCCAACGCTTCTTCGACGGACCGCTGCGTATCTTCGGGCGGAATCTGGAATGTGCCGAATCCGATTTGTGGAATAACAGTGTGAGCCTTGTTCTGCAAGGTGATTCCCGGCGATTGCAATACCTGAGTCATATATTCCTCCTCAGAGCGGTTCCTATGCCGACCTCATTGTAGGCATCCGCAACCGTTTGGAAAGGAAATGATCTGTACTATTGCGCCGAATTATCGTGCTGGATGATTGATGAGATCGCGTTCAATCCATGCCATGACGAGATCTGCCAAACGGTTCACTTCCGCTTCCGTCAGTTCACGCCCTTTGGGTATGTGATGCCATTTTTCGATGCATCCCCGGCAGCATGTGGCGGTGGCATGCTGGGAGGTGAATACTGGATGACCACGCCACGGTGTTTGTTTGCCATCATTTTTCGGCTCGGCCGCACCTACCCGCTCACGCAGCATTTCATGCGCATGCCGATCGATGGTCGCTTTACCTTTGACCCGAGCGTAGGCACGGTCTTTGTCGGTCAGCACGAATTTGGCACGAAATGCCGAATGCTGCAAACGCGTCAGCGTTTCAGCAATCCACTGTTGTTCATCATCGGCCGTCATGCCTCTTAAGCTTAGGCAGCGGGGAGACAGCTGGGACCGAAGAGAATCTTGATCTCAGCAAACAGTGAAGTATCTCGTTTGACGCGGAACCGATCGCCGAATGTCAGCACCTGCGCATTGCCTTTCTCGTCCATCACCGCCAAGTGCACCTCGCAATAGCCGGGATGGTTGGTGAGAACTTGCCCGAGTTGCATCATATGTTGACGATCCAAAGCCGCGTGCGGCAATGTGATGGTCAGCGGGCGCTCGTCCTCGGATTCCAGAGTGGGCACCTGCAGCTCGGTGGCACGCATGGAAACGGTCTCATCGCGCAGTTCCACCTGGCCTCGTATCTGCACGATGGCATCCACGGCCAGCTCGGCGGCGGCGGCCTCGTAGACCTTACCGAAGAACATGCATTGGATAGAACTTTCCATGTCTTCAATGGTCACAATGGCCCATGGGTTGCCCTTCTTGGACACACGGCGATCCACGCCGGTGATTAGACCGGCCAAAGTGACCTGCTGCCCCTCACCCATGGTCTTGGCTCGATCGATCAGATGTGCAATGGACATTTCACGCAGGGAGGCCAGTATCGACTGCATACCGGAAAGCGGGTGGTCGGAAACGTAGAGACCCAGCATTTCTCGTTCAAAGTTGAGCTTGGTTTTCTTGTCCCATTCCTCGATATCCGGCACGGTGACAGAGGCGTCGCCCATGGCTTCCGCTCCCCCATCGTCCGCATCGGAGAACAGGTCGAACTGACCTTCGGCCTGCTTACGCTTGAGACTGACCACTGAATCAATGGCGGCCTCGTGGACAGTGAACAATGCGCGGCGGTTCGGGTCAATCGAATCGAAGGCACCGGCCTTGATCAACGATTCGACCAGTCGCCGGTTGAGCGCGGTCAGAGGCACACGCCGAATGAAGTCCATGAAGTTCACGAACTTGCCGCGCGGTCCTTCGCGCTCGGCAATGATGTCGGCCACTGCCTTATCGCCCACGTTACGGATGGCACCAAGGCCAAATCGGACGACGTCTCCTACTGCGGAGTACGCGTAAACCGATTCATTGACATCCGGGGACAGCACCTGGATACCCATGCGGCGCGCTTCGCCCAGATACAGTGCGGTCTTGTCTTTGTTGGTGGCGGCACCCTGCAACAGGGCGGCCATGAACTCGACCGGATAGTGGGTTTTCAGATAAGCGGTCCAATAGGAAATCAGACCATATGCGGCGGAGTGCGCTTTATTGAAAGCGTAACCGGAGAACGGCACCAGAATATCCCACACGGCATTCGCCGCTTCCTCGGAGTATCCGTGCTCCTTCATGCCTGCAAAGAATGGCACCTTTTCCTTGGCCAACACTTCGGGCTTCTTCTTACCCATGGCTCGACGCAGCACGTCTGCCTTGCCCAGCGAATAGCCTGCCAGGATTCGTGCGGCGGACTGCACCTGCTCCTGATAGATGATCAGACCATAGGTCTCATCGAGCACCTGCTTGAGCGGCTCCTCGAGTTCGGGGTGAATAGGCGTAATCTTCTGCAGACCGTTCTTACGCTTGGCGTAGTTGGTGTGCGAATCCATACTCATTGGGCCCGGTCGGTACAGGGCGATAAGTGCGGAAATATCGTTGAAATTATCAGGCTTCAGCGTTTTCAGCAGCGAACGCATACCGTCGGAATCAAGCTGGAACACACCCAAGGTGTCGCCTCGGGCCATCAGCTTGTAGGTTTCCGCATCATCAAGCGGAATCTTGGTGTAGTCGATAGCGGGCTTGCCGTTGGCTTCGATATTCTTCAGGGTGTCGTGGATTACCGTCAAGTTGGACAGGCCAAGGAAGTCCATCTTGACCAGACCCAACGTTTCGCAGGTGTGGTATTCGAAGGTGGTGGTGATGGTGCCATCGGTACGTTCCAGCAATGGCGAGGTATCGGTGATGGGTGCGCTACCCATGATGGTGGCGCACGCATGCACACCGGTCTGACGAATCAGGCCTTCGATACCTTTGGCCTCCTCAGTAATGCGCTTGGCATCGGGGTCGGAATCGTACATCTCGCGGAATTCCCTGGCCTCGGCATATCGTTTGGCCGAAGGGTCGAAAATATCATGCAGGCTGATGTCCTTGCCGCCGGTGGCCGCCGGGGGCAAGGCCTTAGTGACTTTTTCTCCAACCGAGAATTCATAACCCATGATGCGGGCGGAGTCCTTCAGCGCCTGCTTGGTTTTGATGGTGCCGTAAATCACGCATTGGGCAACCTTGTCGGTGCCGTATTTTTCACCGCAGTATTCGATGACTCGGGCACGGCCTTCAGGATCGAAGTCGACATCGATATCCGGCAGGCTCACACGCTCCGGGTTCAGGAACCTCTCGAAAATCAGGCCGTGCTTCAACGGGTCGAGCTCGGTGATGCCCATGGAATAGGCGACCATGGCGCCTGCAGCCGAACCACGGCCCGGCCCCACCATGATGCCGTGGTCCTTGGCCCATTGGATGTAATCGGCCACGACGAGGAAGTAACCGCAGAACTGCATTTGGCAGATCACACCGCACTCATAATCGGCCTGCTTGAGCACGTTCAGCGGTGGATTGCCGTCATAACGCTTTTCGAGTCCCTCTTCGACCTTCTTCAGGAACAGCGAGGTCTCGTCCCAGCCTTCCGGACAGGGGAACTGCGGCATGAAAGCGCCGTCCTCGTGATCATCGAACATGACGTTGCAACGTTCGGCAATGAGCAACGTATTGTCGCAAGCGTCGGGATGATCCTTGAACAGCTCGCGCATCTCCTCGGCGGTTTTGATGTAATAGCCGGTGCCGTCGAACTTGAATCGATCCGGATCATCCAGTCGGGAGCCGGAGTTGATGCACAGCATGGCATCCTGTGCGCCGGCATCTTCGGCATGCACATAATGGGAATCGTTGGTGGCCAGCAGCGGGGCGTCCAGCTTCTTGGCAATGGTCAGCAGGTCGTCGGTGACCTGGTTCTCGATTGTCAGACCGTGATCCATGAGTTCGATAAAGAAATTGTCTTTACCGAAGATGTCCTGGAATTCACCAGCGGCACGCAATGCCTCGTCGAACTGTCCCAGGCGCAGACGAGTCTGGATGATGCCCGAGGGGCATCCGGAGGATGCAATCACACCTTTGGAGTAGGTGGACAGCACTTCTTTATCCATACGCGGGTAGCGCATAACGCGGCCTTCAAGATTGGCCACGGACGAGGCTTTGATGAGGTTGACCAGGCCTTCGTCGTTTTCCGCCCACATGGTCAGGTGGGTGATGAGACCACCACCGGAAACGTCATCACGACGCTGAGCTTCGGTGCCCCAGTGCACACGGGACTTGTCCTGACGCGCGGTTTCCGGGGTCACGTAAGCTTCGATGCCGATGATGGGCTTGACGCCGTTGGCCACACAGTTGGTGTACATCTCATAGGCACCGTGCATGTTGCCATGATCGGTAATGCCGACTGCCGGCATCTCAAGTTCGGCGGCTCGCTTGGCCAGATCCGGGATCTTCGACGCACCATCAAGCAATGAATAGTGCGTGTGGTTGTGCAGTTGCACGAAGTTCTTCCCGTAATCAGCCATGCGTTCCACCTTACCGTGTGGTCTTGTCGGCGGTAGATATGTACCGGCGAGCGTCATAGTTGGCCGGTTTTAGATACGACCGCTCCGCAGCCCCCTACCTTGACATTCGGGCGAATAATCAGTCGTACAAACAACATCGTGATGCCTCCCATCGCGCATTCCGATACTTCCATCGTCAAGACCCGTCCTCGGCAATATTGAAAGCGACTACGCACAGTTTCCCATTGAGATACAATTACCGGTAGCTATCTACCGTTTTTTATAACGCGTCCGATTGGCCAAGGAGGGACTATTATGAGCTCATCGCCACTAACCGCAGCACCTTCCACCGCGCAGATCGTCATCGAAATCCTCGAGCTGCTGGATTCCCGCACGGACAGCGAGCATGGGCTGACCGCCATCGAAATCAGCAAAAGAATCGGCGTTTCGGAGAAGACCGTGCGCGGACATCTCAAGGCATTGCATGACATGCAGCCGTTCGGACGCCGGGTGGAGCATCTGGAGCGGCGCGACCTTGCCAAGGCGGAAAGCGTTGACCCCAAGCCCGGATGGTATATCGAGCCCGTATTTGACACGGCCCAGATGCGGCTGCTTGCCGATGGCGCGGCGCTCTCGCATTCGGATGGCGAATACTTGCAGGATCTTATCGCGAAAATCTACACATTCGCGGGCAGGTCAGGCCAATTGCGCGGACTCAACCAGCTGGCGACGCCGAAGAACTACAACACCGAGTTCCTCAACAACATCGAGCTGCTCAATGATGCCATCGAACACGAGCGCGCAATTCGGTTCCACTACTGCACGTACGACATCAATGGCAATCTGGTCCCCCGCCTTGACAGTTCCAGCTCCCCCAAGGAATACCGAGTCGACCCCTATCATCTGATGTATAAGAACAGCAAGTACTACCTCATTTGCCACATGCATCAGCACGACAGCCTGTCCTATCTGCACGTGGAGCGGTTCCGCGGCTTGACGATGAGCAGTACCGATCATTCGCTCAAACGCACGCTTGACAGCTTTAGCCCGGTTCCGGGAACACCATTCAATGTCACACAACATATGAACGAACGCCCTTACCCGATGAATGGGAAAGCCGTACCGATTCACATGCGCATTAAGGGCACGCTCGAACCGTTATATGACTGGTTCGACCAGGCTACCGTCACTCAAATCAGCGACGCCGAATACGACGTGCACATTGTAGCCAACGAACGAGCCACATTATGGTGGGCATTGCAATACGCCGATTCGCATTTCATTGAGATTCTCGAACCACAGTCTTTACGCACCATGTTGCATGATACCGGCCAATCCCTGACGCAGATGTACCAAGAACCATGAGGACTATTCGCTAATCCACCAACGATTCAACCGGCTCGGTATGACGAGCGCGCATGACATCAAGAGCAGCAGCTAAGTCAGCAGGGTAATGAGACTCGACCGTAGTCCAGACGCGCGTGCGGGGATGGCGGAATTCAAGCTTCATAGCGTGCAACCATTGGCGGTCAAGACCCAGAGCCTCGGACAGCACCGGATTGGCACCATACATGGGGTCTCCGCATAACGGGTGACCAATGGAAGAGAAATGCACACGAATCTGATGGGTACGACCGGTCTCCAGATTCACGGATACCAATGTGGCCTCGTGGCCGAACCGCTCCAGTACATCCCAATGAGTGATAGCCGGCTTTCCTGCTGGAGTGATGCAGAATCGAAAATCAGAGACTTTTGCCCGCCCAATCGGAGCCTCGATGGTGGCTTTGTCCTCTTTCAACCCACCCTGCACCAGGGCATGATAGGTTTTCTTCACTTCATGCTCCGCGAATTGCCGACGCATTTCCGTGTACGCCAACTCGGATTTGCATACCAGCATAAGGCCGGAAGTCCCCACGTCAAGCCGCGAGACTATGCCCTCACGTCCTGCAGCACCATAGGAAGTAATGCGCACTCCGCGGTCGCGCAACGATCCGAGAACCGTAGGCCCGGACCATCCGACTGAAGCATGGGCCGCCACTCCCACCGGCTTATCAACTACGACGACATCATCGTCCTCATAGACCACGGCCATATCGTTCGCGATGGGTTCCGGTTCGACATGATTCTCAACCAAATCGAATTCGACGGTCTCCCCTGCCATTAAGGAACTGGAGCGTGCGACCTCGCGTCCAAGAACGCGAGCCTGACCGGAGTCGATCAGATCGGCGGCCTTGGAACGCGATATGCCGAGCATCTTCGCGACTGCCACATCGAAACGCTTGCCAATCAGTGCATCAGGGGCGGGGACCATTCGGCTCATTATTCGGCATCTGCCTCCGAATCGGAAGACGAATCAGCGATGTGCGCGGACTTCTCATCCAGCTCTTTCTGCGAGAACGGCTCACCGATGAGAATCAGCACGACTAGGACCACGGCGGCAACAACAAGATAGACATCCGCCACATTGCCGACTGACCAGCCGTAATTCAGAAAATCCACGACCTTGCCATTGAGGAAGCTGTCGGCGTACATTACACGATCAATCAGGTTGCCCAAGGCCCCGGCAAAGGCAAAGGACAGTGCCACGGTCCACTTCGTGGAAATCGTGCGTATGCCCAATACCACGAGTACCACGCAAGCCACAATGGCCAGTAGACTGATTACCCAGGTGGCACCGGATCCCATTCCTAATGAGGCACCAGGATTGCGAACCAGAGTCAGGGAAAGCAGTCCGGGAATAACTCGGATAGACTGTCCGTCAGACAGCGCGGCCATGGCCCACGCCTTGGTGAGCTGATCAGCAATCAACGCAACCGCGGCTACACATGCAAAGACGGCCACGCGGGCGCGCAGCCGTCCCTGTTGGTTCATCATATGAACTTACCTACGCTCAGTTGGCCTGAGGCTCAGACTGGGTCTGGCTCTCGTAGTTGTTCGATTCGGAAACCTGAGCGGCAAGCTGGCCGAGGAACTCGGTAAGGCGTGCACGGTATTCGGTCTCGAACTGCTTGAGGCTCTGGATGTTGCCCTCGACCACCTTGGACTGAGCCTGCAGGTTGTCGCGCACCTGCTGTGCGTAGGTGTCAGCGGCAGAACGAGTGTTCTTGTCGTACTCGGCAGCACGGTTCTGAACTTCGGACTCATACTGATCGGCATCAGCGTGCTGGGTCTTGGAGTAGTTATCCGCGTCCTGACGAGTCTTGGCTGAATAGGAGTCGGCATCCTGATGCGTGTTCTGCGCGTAGGTGTCGGCATCAGCACGGGTCTTGTCGGAGTATGCATCCGCCTCGGAGCGCGTACGGTCAGAATAGGCATCTGCTTCGGAGCGCGTACGGTCAGAATAGGTATCTGCTTCGGAGCGCGTACGGTCAGAGTAGCTGTTGGCCTTGTTCACCAGTTCGTTGTACTTGTTCTGGCTGGCCTCGGTGATTTCCTGCGCCTTGGCCTTGCCCTTCTCCACGTACTGATCGTGCAGCTGCATGGCCAGGGTGAGCATTGCGGTGGCACGTTCGGGCTCGGTGCCCGGCATGGAAGCTGCGCCTGCAATCTTCTGCAGAGAACCAGTTTCGGTGCTCGGCTCGACCTTGGAGACCTGGGAACGAAGCTGGTTTTCGCGCTGCTTGGCTTCCTCGAGCTGACGAGTGAGGTCGGCGATCTGAGCGGCCTGCTGCTCAACGGCAGCACCCTGCTGCTGGGCCTCGGCAAGCTTGCGGGACAGCTCCTCGTTGGACGCACGGAACCGATCGCGCTCCTGCTGGATGGCGGCAATCTGCTGGCCAACAGCCTTCTGGTTGCCGGTAGCCTGAGCGGCCTGAGCGGTCAGCTGGTCGATTTGAGCATTGAGCTGATCGACCTGACCCTTGAGCTGATCATTCTGCGCAGACAGAGCACGGTTGGACTCCTCCGCCTCGCTCAGTTTGGCAGCAGCCAGTTCGGCGGCCTGAGCGTCGGACTCGGCACCGGGCTGCGCCTGTGCTGCAGCGTTCTTCAGATCGGCGTTTTCGGCCTGCAGCTTCTGCACCTGACCGGACAGCTCGGAAATCTTAGCATTCAGATTGCTGACATCAGGACCCAGAGACTGAGTGGCCTGACCGCCGGCGACTGCCTGACGTCCCAAAGCCTCAACCGTTTCGGTGACCTGATCGAGGAAGTCATCGACCTCGTCAACATCGTAGCCTTCCTTGAAACGAACGGTCTGGAAGGTGTGCTCCCTAATATCTTTCGGCGTCAACAGAGCCATAAATCTTGCACCTCGCTTTGGGGCATTGCCCGCGCTTACGTTGCTATCAAATCAAAATGCTATCACGACCTCATCTTTTACAGTCATTTTGCGCAGATTTTACGGCATGTATGTCGCCGCAAGAATATTGCTCAAAGGCGCTAAAAGATGATGAGCACAACGCTTTCGAGTGCCACCAGCGCAAAATACAACACTATGAAACTAATATCCAGACTAATGGCGCCCAACGGCAGGGGACGAATATATCGACGCAGCCATCTCAACGGCGGCTCGGTGACGGAATACACGATATTGATGAGCTGAGCCACCACACCTCGCGGATACCAGTTACGAGCAAGGATGGAGACCCAGTCGAGAATCATGCGCACGAACAGAACAGTGATATATGCGTTGATCAGCCATGCAAGGACACGGCCGATCATGGCGAATACAAAGGACAACATGGTGTCACCCTAACAAGCATGTATGAGAATTTGCCGACAGCGCAAATAATAACGACCGGTCTCTCTCGAGTACCGGTCGTCGCCCTGGCTGCTTGCCAATATGAAGTGCTGCTAGTTAGCGAATAGATCGTGCGCGGAAGCCGTAGTGGTCGGCTCTTCGACCTTGATGTTCACCTGAGCCGGGCTCAGCAAGAACACGCGCGGGGTTACACGTTCGAGCGAGCCTCGCACGCCAAATACCACACCTGCGGAAAAGTCGACGATACGGTAGGCCACGGCTTCGGAAACTCCAGTGAGGTTAAGGACGACCGGCACACCATCACGCAACGCACGACCCACCAGCTGCGCATCCTCATAAGACTTGGGATGAATGGTGGTGATGCGATTGACGCGACCACCCTGGAAAGGAGAAGTCTTGGCAGATGGACTGGCCGTCGACTGCGCGATCGGAGTCACCGTGTGGTCAGAATCGAAACTCGGTTTGGCCGCAGGCTGCTGCTCATCCTCCTCGTCGAAGTACTCGTCATCATCATCGACGACATCACTCATGCCCAGATAGGACATCGCATTCTTCATGAACCCAGCCATGGATCAGTCCTTTCAGCGCAGGAAGTCGGGGATATCGAGGTCACCGGCCGGATCATTGACGGCGATGGCCGGATGTTCGGAAGTCGAGTCATCGAACGGCAGCGAAGTCGAATCGCCGGAAACGGGCGCATACGACGGAACCGTGGCAGCCGCTTCACCAGCCGGATTGTCGGCAGGATGAACTGCCGCCGGAGCGACGGGCTCGTCGGCAGGAACGACCGGGGACACGGTCTGACGATCAGACGCCTCCTGTGCGGAAACAGGATCGAAGCCAGCGGCGATAACCGTGACACGTACTTCGTCGCCATAGGCGTCATCCAAAGCGAGACCCCAGATAATCTGTGCCTCCGGATGAATGGCCTTACGCACCAGCTCGGTAGCTGCAGAGGCCTCCTGCAGCTTCAGATCAGTCGGGCCGGCGATGTTGATCAATGCACCATGTGCACCCTCGATGCTCTCTTCGAGCAGTGGGGAGCTGATGGCGATCTCGGCGGCCTGAGTGGCGCGATCCTCGCCCCGCGCGGAACCGATGCCGAACAGCGCGGTGCCGGCACCACGGAGGATGGAGTTCACGTCGGAGAAATCCACGTGAATGTAGGAATTCATCGAGATGAGGTCGGTGATGCCCTGCACACCGGCAAGCAGCGCGGTATCGGCGGTTTTGAACGCCTCGATGATACCGATGGAGCGATCGGAGAGCTCAAGCAGGCGATCGTTCGGAATAACAATCAGCGCGTCAACTTCCTTACGCAGATTGTCGATGCCGTAGTCGGCAGAAGCGGCACGCTGGGGACCCTCAAAGCCGAACGGACGAGTCACCACGGCAATGGTCAGAGCACCCTGCTGATGTGCCGCACGAGCAACGATCGGGCTGGCACCAGTACCGGTACCGCCGCCTTCGCCGCAGGTGACGAACACCATGTCGGCTCCCTTCAGGGATTCCTCGATATCCGACTGGTGATCCTGAGCGGCCTTGGCACCGCGCTCCGGGTCGGCTCCGGCGCCGAGTCCACGGCTGGACTTGTCGGATAGTGAGATTTTCACGTCGGCATCAGAACGCATAAGATCCTTCGCGTCGGTGTTTACCGCCACAAATTCAACGTTCTGCAGTCCTTCGGCGATCATACGGTTAACGGCGTTGCCGCCGGCTCCACCTACGCCGACGACCTTGATATTGGTCTTGTCGTTGAACTCAGTCTGGGCGATCTCGCTCACGTTTGACTCCTGTCACTTCACGGTTACACCTAAGAGTAGCGCAAATAGGATACTGGTGGAGGGAAATTCACGCGAGGAAAAGTGCGTGTTGTGCATTTCTTGTTTGAAATTGTCAACCAATCAGTAGCTGGCATCCATCGGATCATCGCCAAAAAGCGCTTCGCGCTCCTCATGGGTGGTGGTTCGTGATTCCAACCAGCCGTAAGGCAAATGAACCTTTTTGGCGAAGCGTACACGGCCACGCGGCTTGTCGACCACACGTGGAGGGTATTCGATGGTGGGATCAAGCTTGCCGATCTCTCGATCCACGTCGGCAAGATTCTCACACTCCATGAATGCCTTACGAGTACTGCCGCCGACCGGGAAACCTTTGAGATACCAGGCAATATGCTTGCGCAGGTCATGAACAGCCATCATTTCATCACCTTCATAGAACTGGGTCAATAGTTCGGCATGATGATGGATTACCCGACAAACCTCGCCGAGGTTCGGATTAAGACGTTCAGGATTGTCTTCAAACGCGTTCTTGATATTGGCGAACAGCCACGGACGGCCCTGGCAGCCGCGTCCGATGGCTACGCCATCGCAGCCGGTCTCACGCACCATTTCAAGCGCGTCTTCGGCTCCCCAAATATCGCCATTGCCGAACACCGGAATATCAAGGTGTTCCTTGAGCTCTCCGATGCGGGACCAATCGGAGTGGCCGCCGTAATATTCGGCGGTGGTGCGGGCGTGTAGGGTCACCGCTTTGCAGCCTTCCTCCTGAGCGATATGTCCAGCTTCAAGGAAGGTCTCATGGTCGTGATCAATGCCGACTCGGATCTTTGCGGTTACGGGGATGCCGGCCGGCTCGCACACGGCAACCACACGCTGAATGAGTTCAGTAAAGATGTCAGTTTTCCAGGGCAAGGCCGAACCACCACCGCGGCGAGTGACTTTGGGCACCGGGCAGCCGAAGTTCAAATCCACATGGTCGGCCATGTTTTCATCGACCACGATTTTCGCGGCCTGTTCGGTGATGGAGGGATTCACACCGTAGAGCTGCAGCGAACGAATCTTCTCGCTACTGGCAAAATGGCACAGACGCAGAGCCTTGGGGTTGCGCGCCACGAGGGCGCGTGCGGTAATCATTTCGGCCACGTAGAGACCGTCGGGACCATATTCCTCACAGATCACGCGGAATGGCCAGTTGGTCACACCCGCCATCGGCGACAGCACCACCGGAGTCGGCACGGTGATGTTGCCGAGCTGAACCGGGGCAATGTGTACCTGCGTTTCCGGGCGTGATGGAGCGTCTGTGCGCGGATCAAGGTTGTTGGTCTCGTGAGTAGCGGTGATGGTGGTTTCCATATCCATGCTCTTGCTCCCGCTGGCAGGAGCTGTCGAACCGTAGGTGAGACCGAGGGTGGTCTTCCTTGTGCAGAAAAGACCACCCTCAGTCCGGCT
>CXQI01000031.1_pt1 | contig 11975 bp, 9 predicted proteins | sample 591411 | NCBI WGS metagenome assembly CXQI01 (sample SAMEA3491293, study PRJEB9169) | human gut metagenome | biome: ENVO:mammalia-associated habitat; material: ENVO:feces | place: Bangladesh | collected 2010-04-07
ATGCCCGGTTCCAATCTCACTCGTGTCGAGGCCGAAGCACGCAAGGCCATCGTTGAGGCACCGATTCACTATCATGTCGACCTTGACCTGACGGTTGGCCCGAAGAACTTCGGTTCCAAGGCGCTGATCTGCTTCAATGCGAAGCCTGGTTCATCGACATTCCTTGACCTGATTGCCGATGAGGTCACCGCCATCGAGCTCAATGGCAAGTCTCTGGACCCGGCTACGGCGTTCCAGGACAACCGCATTGAGCTTACGGATCTGAAGGAAAAGAACGAGGTCACCGTCGAGGCGCTGTGCCGCTACTCCAACACCGGCGAAGGCCTGCACCGTTCGGTCGACCCGTCCGATGGCAACATCTACCTGTACTCCCAGTTCGAGGTGCCGGATGCCCGCCGCGTCTACGCCGTGTTCGACCAACCTGACCTGAAGGCCACCTTCGATTTCAAGGTGCTCGCTCCCGCCAGCTGGATCGTCACCTCCAACATGCCGGTCGCCACCATCGAGGACGATCCGCGCGAAACCTTGGACGGCACACTTGGCGATAAGCCGAACGAAAGCACCCGCCTCTGGGACTTCCAGCCGACCCCGGTGATGAGCTCCTACCTGACCGCCATCTGCGCCGGCCCGTACGCCGAATGGCACACCGAATACCTTAACGAGGATGGCCGTACCGTGCCGATGGCCCAGTACTGCCGCCAGTCCCTGGCCGAGGCCTTCTCCAAGGACGTCGATTATCTGTTCGACATCACCAAGAAGGGCTTCGCGTTCTACGCCAAGACCTGGGGCGTGCCTTATCCGTACGCCAAGTTCGACCAGATCTACGTGCCTGAATACAACGCGGGCGCCATGGAGAACATCGGCATGGTCACCATCCGCGACTCCTACGTGTTCGAGTCCAAGGTGACCGATGCGCTGGCCGAGCGCCGCGTGGTCACCGTGCTGCACGAGCTGGCTCACATGTGGTTTGGCGACTACGTGACCATGAAGTGGTGGAACGACCTGTGGCTCAACGAGTCCTTCGCGGAGTTCACCTCCACGCTGGCCACCGCCGAGGCCACCGAATGGCACGATGCCTGGGCCACCTTCTGCTCCGGCGAGAAGAGCTGGGCGCTGCGTCAGGATCAGCTGCCCACCACGCACCCGATCGTCGCCCCGATCAACGACCTCAACGACACCTACGTCAACTTCGACGGCATCACCTATGCCAAGGGCGCGTCCGTCTTGAAACAGCTGGTGTTCTACGTGGGCCGTGAGCGCTTCTTCGAAGGCATCCACAACTATCTCATCCGCCATGCCTATTCCAACGCCACGCTGGCCGACCTGCTGGGCGAGCTGGAGAAGACCTCCGGCCGTGACCTGAAGGCCTGGAGCGCCAAGTGGCTCGAGGAATCCGGCATCAACACGATCGCCGCCGATATTAAGACGAACGCCAACGGCACCATCGCCGAGCTCAAGCTCACCCAGAGCGCCCCGGCCGAGCACCCGGTGCTGCGCCCGCATCGTCTGGCCATCGGTTTCTACAACGAAGATGCCGAGACCGGCAAGATCGTGCGCACTGAACAGTTCGAGCTCGATGTGGACGGCGAGACCACCATCGTCGAAGCCGCGGCCGGCAAGCAGCGCCCGGCCTTCGTGCTGATTAACGACGATGACCTGACCTACACCAAGATTCGCTTCGATGCCGAGTCTCAGGCCTTCGCCGAAGCCAACCTGCAGCGTTTCGACGATGCTCTGGCCCGCGCCGTGACCTGGCTCGCCTTCTGGGATATGACCCGTGACGGCGAATTCCCGGCTGAACGCTTCGTGGACATGACCCTGCGTCTGCTGGCCACGGAAACCGAATCCACCACCTTCCGCTATGCACTGGCCTGCATGAGCACCACCGCCCACCACTATGTGGCCCCCGCACGTCGCGAGGAGGTGCTGCGCCACGTGGCCGCCGAGCTGTGGACGCTGACCAACGCCGCCGAAGCCGGTTCGGACACCCAGTTCCAGCTTGCCACCGCGTACCTGGGCTATGGCGAAGAGGGTGACGCGACATTCGCCGCCAATGCGCGTGGTCTGCTGGACGGTACCGTGACACTGGACGGTCTGGATATCGACAACAACTTCACATGGACCATCGTCCAGTCGCTCACCTCCGTCAACGAGATGACCAACGAGGACGTGGACGCGCAGCTTGCCAAGAAGGACACCACTGAAAACCGTGAGTTCGCTTACGGCGCTCGCGCTTCGATGGCCACGGTTGAGGCCAAGGAATGGGCTTGGGATCAGGCGCTGCACAACGACGAACTGACCAACTCCCAGCTTGAGGCCGTGGCCCGTGGCTTCTCCGCCACTCCGCGAGCCGATCTGGTCGAGCCGTTTGCCGCCAAGTATTTCGAGACCGTTGACTGGGTCTGGGCCAACAAGACCTATCACATGGCCGAGGCGTTGCTCAACGGCCTGTACCCGGGCTACGCCGATCCCGCCACACTGACCAAGCTTGGTGACGCCTGGCTTGAGGAACACATTGCCGCCGACAACGCCCTGAAGCGTCTGATCGTCGAAAACGTGGCCTCCTCCCACCGCACCCTCAAGGTCCGCGAATACAACGAGGCCCTCTGATTTCTGGCTCCCCTCTCTGAGGGGAGCCCCTTCCGCGAGGAACCTCGTCCACATTCCAACATAAAACCCGCAACCAATCCCCAACAGCGTATTCTCACTCAAGGCCAGCAATGTACCGGTCGACGAGCGGAAGGATACGGGGAATGATTGCGGGTTTTTCCATTACCTCACTGCTACTGATTCTGCTGGCTGGAATCGGTGCGGGATTCGTGGGGTATGCGGTGGGCGCATCGTCGCTGGTCTCATATCCGGCGTTACTCGCCTTCGGTATTCCGCCTGTACTGGCAAACGCTTCTAACACCGTAGGTGTGGTGGGCACTGGCATCGGTGGCGTTATGGGTGACCGCCGCGAGCTCAAAGGCCAGTCGCTCCGCGCGATTCCTTACGTGACCATCGGTGCGTTCGGCGGTGTGGCCGGCGCGTTCTTGTTGCTCAAACTTGACCCAAGTGTCTTTGAATTCGCCGCACCGGTGCTGATTCTGCCGAGCCCGCTGATCATTGCTAGAAGCCCGTCTTTGTCGGTGATAGGCAGAGATGCGCTTCCGGTGTAGCTTCCGTATGCCTTATTGGGGGCTAGCTTGACGCCGTCCAGCATGGGCAGTTGTTCTTCGGAGCCTTGGTTTGTGGTCCATAGACGCCCCTTGGCGTCAGTGTGAACCAAGGGGATCTCGTAGATGCCTGGGTTCGAGGCATTGACTGAATTCGCGAACTGGTCAACGGATACTTTGGCCGAGTACCCGTATTCTGGTTGGCTCATCTCGTACATGCGTCCACGGAAGTCCACTACCGATGTTGTCGATGTACTTCCGGCCATCGCGATCAATGTCGGCTCGGTGCCGGTTGGAGTGTCTTCAGCGGTTGCGAATGCGGGAGCACCCAGACTAAGGGCGCTGACCAGACAGGTCAGTAAAACAAGCCCCCGCAATTGTTTTCTTACGTTCATAACGCTCTTTACAAGAGAGAACAAGATTCAGGTAACCGTTGCAAAAGCAAGGGATGTGCTTGCCTTTGCAACGGTTCCAAGATCAGGCATATTTTCGTGGATTACCGTTGAAGCGCAGTTTGCTGCCGATTTGAATTCAGTCCTGGTATTCAACGGCTTGACCGCCGGCGATCCTGCAGCCTCGTTTATCTTCGCAAAAAATGAGATCTTTGATACTTGAATGCCGCTATTTCCTGTCGAGCTGCCGACTGACCCTCCTGACGAGGATTGCATACCATTTTGAAAGAAATCCATACCGGAAATGCATCCTCCGCCGGTCCCGTGAAATCATTCGTATATCGTTGGAGCCATGGACGGGGATCAAGCAGAGAAGCTTGGGAAACCATCCAGACAACTGAGCCAACAACAGCACAACGTAAGGACTCGAAGGAGAAATCATGGTCAGCAAGTGGGCGAAAGCATGCTCAATAATCAGTGCAACCGCACTATTTCTAGGGTTTTCCGCTTGTGGTTCAGCGAACACCAACAGAAGCGGAACCGCGGAAGGAATCACCGCCGAGGGCGTCGAGAAAGCCCTGACCGATGACAGCAAGACGGTAGAGCTGACGTTCTGGGCACCCTCCTACAATGCGATGAAAGCATCCGTCGAAGCATTCCAAAAGAAATACCCGCATATCAAAATTGATTTCGTAAACCCCGGTTCGTCTTCCGACTTCAATACGAAACTACAGAACGCCATCACCGCCAAAAAGGGAGTGCCCGAAGTCGTCCAGTTCGGTTACGACAGTTACGGCCAGTTCGCCATGACCGGCGGATTGTTGAACTTCAAGAACGACAGTCTCGAAAAATACTTGGGAGACAAGTATCTGGACGCCGCATGGAAAGGTGTTCATCTGGCTGGCGGCTTGTATGCGATTCCGCAGGATATCGCACCCATGGTCATGTATGTTCGTCAGGACATCCTCGACCAGTATGGGTTGAAAACACCGACCACATGGGATGAATTCTATGAGATCGGCAAGCAGTTGCATGAGAAGAATCCCGACCTGTACATGAGCTATCTGGAACTTGGCCAAAGCAAATACTGGTCCAACTATTATCGGGAAGCCGGCGCCAAGATCTGGGGAGTGGGCTCCGACACCTCCCTATCCCTTGACTTCGACTCCGACAAAGCCAAGAGCGTAGACGAATTCCTCACCAAGTGCATTAAGGACGGTGTGCTAGAACCGGTCAACAGTGGTACGGACGAATTCAACCGCGATATGAACAACGGACGATACGCTTCCTGGATCGATGAAGAATGGCGAGGCAACCTCATCCGCTCCAGCTTCCCCTCCCAGTCAGGCAAATGGAAGGTATATCAGCTGCCCTCATGGGAGAAGGGTGCAAAAAGCGTCACCACTGGCGCAGGTTCCGTACTGAGCGTAACCGCCGCCACCGATCCGAGCAAACGCGCCGCCGCTATCGCATTCGCTGACTGGATCAACTCATCCGAGGAATCCATTCAAGCGTTCCAAGATTCCAACAACGGTTTCTTCTTCATGGCCGCCAAGAGCTTCCGCGACAATTATGGAGAAGGCGAAGAAGACCCGTACTTCGGTCAGAATGTCAGCAAACTGTATTTCGAAGCAGCGGACAACATCAACAGCGACTGGGAGTATCTGCCGTTCGGAGTCCAATTGGACACGATGTTCACTGATGTGATGGCACCCGGTCTGGAATCCAAGGAAGACGTCGCCACGACTGCCAGCAAATACAGTGACGCGATCAAGAACTATGCGGAAAAGCAAGGATTCACGGTCACAGTGAAGTGACCTGCGTTAATCGTGGGCGGGCGTCCTTTCTCCTCTTCCTCCTTCCTCGGAGGGAGACGCCCGCCCTCCTCCAATTCCCTTAAAGGAGTTACCCATGGTTGGAAAACCAAAACAGCAATACATAGGATGGGTGTACTGCCTGCCGTACACGTTGGCGTTCCTGTTCGGCACCATCATCCCCATGCTCTACTCGGTGTATTTGAGCCTGTTCACCACCCGGATGGTAGGCGGCACACAGTTCGTCGGCTTTGAAAACTATCTGACGGCGTTCAAGGACGTTCAGTTGTGGAACGGTTTCACCAAAGTCAGCGTGTATTTCATAATCCAAGTGCCGTTCATGCTGATTTGTGCGACGATTCTCGCATTGATGTTGGACTCACAGCGTATCAAGCATGTGGCGTTGCCGCGGATTCTCCTGTTCCTCCCGTATGCGGTGCCCGGCGTGGTCGCCGCCCTCATGTGGGGTTACATTTACGGCGACAGATACGGCCTGATTGGTCAGTTCTTCCGCGCCATCGGATTACCAGCGCCGGACCTGTTCTCCGGGAAACTCATCCTGTTCGCCATCGCGAACATCACCACTTGGGTGTATGTGGGTTACAACATGCTCATCATCTACTCATCATTGAAGGTGCTTCCAGAAGAACTGTATGAGTCCGCGCGAATCGATGGGGCATCGGAATTCCGTATCGCCTGGTCCGTGAAGATCCCTCAAATCAAGGGAACCCTGATCATGACACTCCTGTTCTCCCTGATCGGAGCATTCCAGTTGTTCAACGAGCCAAGCACGTTGAAGAACATGTCCTCCAGTGTCATCAACAGTTCGTTCACCCCGAACATGTACAGCTACAATCTCGCGTTCGCCGGCAATGACATCAACTACGCGGCCGCCGTATCCCTGATAGTCGGCGTAATCACGATGCTCATCGTCGCGGTTGTGCGTATCGGTGGAAATCGTTGGGAGGAGAAGTAAAGATGACCGCTTCGATTCAAACCGTAATCCGTAAACGTCAGGATAAACGCAATCTGAAACTAGCGTTGGAAGACCATCGAACCCGTGTAGCCAAAGCCCAGAAAATCCAGTTGACGACCATGCAGAAGATCATGAACGTGATCGTCCATGTACTCATGGCGCTCATGGTCCTCTACTGTCTCATCCCGCTTATCTGGCTGCTGTTCTCATCCACGAAAACGAATGAGGGATTGTTCAGCTCGTTCGGACTCTGGTTCGCATCCCAGAACGCGTTCCTTCAGAACCTGCATGACACGTTCACCTTCCAGGACGGCATCTACGTCAAATGGCTGTGGAACACGATTCTGTACGCGGTCGCAGCCGGACTGGGTTCCACGATCTTCGCCACGTTCGCTGGATATGCAGTCGCGACCATGAGATTCCCCGGACGGAAACTCCTGCTGACCGTCACCTTGGCGTTCATGTCGATTCCGAGCAGCATCATCACCGTCCCCCTGTACCTCATGTATTCGAACATCGGCTTGGTGGGCTCCATGTGGAGCGTCATCATCCCGCAACTGTCGAACGCATTCGGCTTATACCTGATGATCATTTTCGCCCAAACATCCATCCCCGTCAGCCTGCTGGAAGCGGCTAAGCTGGACGGAGCCAACTCCTGGCAGGTGTTCTGGAAGGTCGCGTTCCCGCTCCTGTCACCCGGTTTCGTGACCGTACTCCTGTTCGCTTTGGTCGGCGCTTGGAACAATTACTTCCTGCCGTTGATCATGCTGTCCGATGCGAACAAGTTCCCGTTGACGGTCGGCTTGAACGTGTGGCTGCGTTTGGGTCAGGACTCCATGTACTATGCGACGCCGAACAATCTGATTCTCATGGGGTCGCTCATCGCCATAATCCCCTTGATCATCGCATTCCTGTCCTTGCAGAAATACTGGCAGAACGGTCTGTCCGCCGGAGCTGTCAAACAATAAACCGAACTCTTTTAGAAAGCAGCAACCATCATGACCACCATCACTTTCCCCTCCGGCTTCCTTTGGGGAGCGGCCACTGCCGCACATCAGGTCGAAGGAAACAACATCGCCTCCGACCTGTGGGAGAAGGAGTATGCGCCGGAAACGACCATCAAGGAACCTTCGGGCGACGCATGCGACAGTTACAACCGGTTCGAGGAAGACATCCAACTGCTCGCCGACGCAGAATTGAACACGTACCGGTTCTCTCTTGAATGGGCGCGCATCGAACCTGTACAAGGCGTAATCTCGAACGCGCAACTTTTACACTATCGCCGGATGATCGAAGCATGCCAGAACAGGGGAGTGGAACCGTTCGTCACCCTCCACCACTTCAGCAACCCCGCCTGGTTCACCCATAACGGAGGCTGGAAGGCCGGAGATGCGGTCGAACTGTTCCTCAAATACGTGGAAACCGTAAAACCAATCCTCAAAGACGTCAACTGGATCTGCACCATCAACGAACCCAACATGGTCGCGCAGGACAAAAACGTCAAACCCGGCCCTGATCCCCGTATCCCCTATCTTCCTCCCGTCGACCCGCAGGTCAGGGATACGCTCATCGAAGCACACCAGAAGACAAGAGCACTCCTGTCGGATCTTCAGGCAAAGACCGGATGGAGCCCCGCAACCATCACCTATGAAGCACTTCCCGGCACCGACGCCGATGCCGCATCATTTGCCAAGAACCGTGTGGATGATTTCATCACCCCAGCAGCCGGAGACGATTACATCGGCGTGCAAGCATATCAAAGGTTCTTCATCGACGAGAACGGTCCAGTACCGACGCCAGACGGATTGGAGATGACGAAGAACGGTTGGGAATACTATCCCCAATCCTTGGGCAAAGCCGCAGCAAAAACTTGGGAGCTTGGCGAGCATACGCCGCTCGTCGTCACCGAAAACGGATTAGCCACCGACGACGACCGGCAGCGTATCCGTTACACGACCAGCGCATTGCAGGCATTACATGAGGTCATGGAAGGCGGGGCGGATGTACGGGGCTACATACATTGGAGTCTCCTCGATAACTACGAATGGGGCTCCTATGATCCCACGTTCGGACTCATCGCAGTGAACAGGACAACATTCGAACGACAGCTGAAACCTTCCCTCAACTGGTTGGGAAGCATCCAATGGGAAGGATTAACCATCTAAAATAGAGTCCATTAACCACTGTGCCGTGGAAGAGAGACGCCGACCATGCTGAAGAAGATCGAATATCATCTCAACCTGCCCGCACTCACCTTCCTGGAAGCAGGGAAAGAAGACTGCGTCCCCTACAACATGTGGGGGCCGGGCGAACGTGCGGTGAACGTGATCCACTTCGTCAAAAGCGGGGCCGGCGTCTACAACATCAACAACGAGCAGCAGATCGTCTCCGAAAACCAGTGTTTTCTCGTACCACGCGGCGTCACCACATTCTGGCAGGCCGACGGGATAAAACCATGGGATTACTGGTGGATCTGTTTCCTCGGGGAGGATGTTCCTGAATTATTGGAATCCTGCGGATTCGACGGCCAACATTACGTGCTCACCCTCGAAGATGCCACTCCGATCTGGGATAGCATCGATACGATTCTCACCCATGCCGACAGGGCCGCAGGAAGCGGCCTGATCATTCAAGCCGAAATGCTCCGCATCTTCGCATGCCTGCAACAGAACTCGCATCAGGCGTCCAAACAGGAGGAGCCGGCCGACAGTTACATCGTCCAACGAGCCATCCAACTCGTGAACGACCATGTCAGCGACGGCATCACCGTCAAGGAACTCGCTGAACGCCTCTACATCAGCCGTACCAAACTCAACAAGATCTTCCGTGAAGACATGGGAGTCAGTCCACACGATTTCATCATCCACTCAAGAATGGCAAAAGCCGGCGAACTATTAAGCAAAACGAACATGAGCATCGCCGAAATAAGTAAAATCGCCGGCTACGACACCCCATTCTCATTCAGCCGAGCATGGAAACAACATTTCGGTGTCCCACCAGCCGTCAGCCGAGCACAGAAAAACGACTTGACCCAATGGGGTATCAAAAACATGGGTAAGAACAAGTGGGTCAGAACTCAAGGGCAGTAAGCATCATTAGGTTGCCACTGCCATCCATTGTGTAGATGGCTGTATGCGCTGAGAGCGACATGTTGACGGATACCATCAAAACCGAAGCGAACTCATTCCCATAAAGGCCAAGCAAGCCGCTGCAGACGCCACCGCACAGCTCAAGCACATCGAGGCTACCGACGCCGCCAAACGGGCTCGCGCCAATTCCGCTGCCTCTGACGACCCGGCTGGGGTTGCTGGAGCTGATAGCACTGCCATTTCTAGCGCCGACTCCGGTGCCGCCGCATCGGTCGCCGCGCCTCACCGCCCACCGGAACAACTTGTGCAGCCTATGAACCAAGACTCTTGGTGGGTGTGGCTGGGCGTGGTCGTCGTCGCCATCTATTCCGGCTACTTCGGTGCAGGTGCTGGCACCTGCGCTCTCGCCGTGCTTGACGCCGCAAAAATCGGCCCATTCCATAAAATCAGCGCGTTGAAACCCCCATCGGCACTGGAGCGAACATCAGCGCTTCGGTGGTATTCATCATTCAAGGTGCGGTCGATTGGCCGGCCGCCATCATGCTATGCATCGGATGCTTTATTGGCGTCTACATCGCGCCGCCCATCACCCGCAAAATCCCCGCGAATATCATGCGCGCCGTCGCTGTCATCGCCGGCATCGTGCTCACCATCGATCTAGGCCTCAAAGCCTATTGATTGATGTCATACACTGATGCGCTGCGAGAAATGGGATTGCTGACTGGAGCACAGGCATTGTCCACTATCGAGGAGGTGGCTGTCGGCGATGATGACAGATTCACGGCATTGCACACCATGCTGCTCAGCGCGGTGGCCCCTCGGTTAGCTCGATGTTTTGCTTCGCTGAGGGCCGTTCAGTGGGGTGTTTCCTCGGTTTGGTCGAGGTTTTGCTTCGCTGGTGACTGCTCAGTGGGGTGCATCCTCAATCGGCTCGAGGTTTTGCTTCGCTGAGGGGCTGTGAGCGGGGTGAATTTTCGACTGGTTCGTGGTTTTGCCTCGCTGAGGGTTGTTCAGTGGGGTGTTTCCTCGGTTGATCCGATGATTTGCTTCGCTGATGGACCCCGGCGCAGATTCCGTGGCGGTTTTTCGTTGGGTTGGTGTTTGGGGTGGAGCGTAGCGACTACGATGGTGCGGGTAACGCGATACAAGGAGTGGAACTTCATTATGCCGAACATGTTTGGAACCGATGGCGTACGAGGACTGGCCAATAGGGATTTGACCGCACGACTGGCGCTGGATCTGGGCGACGCCGCCGTGCGTGTGCTCGGTGACGCCGGTACGCAGGACGACCAGCCCGAGGGCCGCCGCCGTGCGCTGGTGGGCCGTGATACCCGAGTTTCCGGAGATTTCCTCGCTTCTGCGCTGTCCGCAGGCATGTCTGCCGGCGGCTTCGACGTGATCGATGCCGGCATCATCCCCACTCCTGGCGTGGCCTACCTGACCAGCGTGCTCAACGTCGAAATGGGTGCCGTGATTTCCGCCTCCCACAACCCGATGCCCGACAACGGCATCAAGTTCTTCGCACGCGGCGGCTTCAAGCTGCCCGACCAGAAGGAAGACGACATCGAGGCCGTGCTCGGCCAGGACTGGGACCGCCCGACCGGTGCCGGCGTGGGCCGCGTGAGCCACGACCAGACCACCGCCACCAACCTGTACATCGACCATCTGGTTTCCACCATCGCGCCGCTGAACGATGACCAGACCCAGCCCAAGCCGCTGAAGGGTCTGAAGATCGTGGCCGACTGCGCCAACGGCGCCACTTCCGTGGTGGCCCCCGAAGCGCTGCGTCGCGCCGGTGCGGACGTCATCGTAATCAACGCCTCGCCGGACGGCTACAACATCAACAAGAACGCCGGCTCCACCCACCCCGAGCAGCTGCAGGCTATGGTCAAAGCCACCGATGCTGTGATGGGCGTAGCTTTCGACGGTGACGCCGATCGCTGCCTGGCAGTGGACGAAGACGGCAACATGGTCAACGGCGATCAGATCATGGGTATCCTCGCCCGCGCCAAGAAGCGTGAAGGCAAGCTCAACCACGACACCCTCGTGGTCACCGTGATGAGCAACCTCGGGCTGAAGCTCGCCCTGAAAGACATGGGCATCAAGACCGTGGAAACCGGCGTGGGTGATCGTTACGTGCTGGAAGAAATGCTCAAGGGCGATTACTCCCTCGGCGGCGAACAGTCCGGCCATGTGATCAACCGTGAGTTCGCCACCACCGGCGACGGCACCCTTACTGCCCTGACCCTGTGCAATGAGGTCGTCAAGTCCGGCAAGAGCCTCAAGGAACTTGCCGCAGACTTCCCGCAACTGCCGCAGACCCTCATCAATGTGCCGAACGTCGACAAGAAGGCCGCCGCCACCAATAAGCGCATCCAGGAAGCCGTGGCCCACGAGGAACAGCTGCTGGGCGACTCCGGCCGCGTGCTGCTGCGTCCCTCCGGCACCGAGCCGCTCGTGCGCGTGATGGCCGAGGCCGCCACCCAGGCCTACGCCGACGAAGTCTGCACCCGCCTCGCCAAGATCGTGGCCGAAGAACTGGCGCT
>CXQI01000167.1_pt1 | contig 7050 bp, 5 predicted proteins | sample 591411 | NCBI WGS metagenome assembly CXQI01 (sample SAMEA3491293, study PRJEB9169) | human gut metagenome | biome: ENVO:mammalia-associated habitat; material: ENVO:feces | place: Bangladesh | collected 2010-04-07
CCACGCTGGTTTTTCCCTCCCCGGCCGTCGGGGGCTTCTCTCCAGGTGTCTTCGTCACGTGCGTCTCCTTGGATCCGTCGAGCATCTGCCGTTTCCAGTTTCTCACGACGGACGCCTCCACGCCCAGTTCGGCGGCCGCCTCGCGTGATTTCAGCCGTCCGGACGCTACCGCGACCACCGCCTTCCGCTTCAATTCCTCGGGCACCGGCCCGTGCCTCAGCTTGCGTTGGCCGGGGGCGAGCTCGTCGATCCACGCGGTGAGCAGCTCATGGCTTTTCGGATAGCCGAGCGCGCGCATGGTGCGTTTCAGACGCCTGCCGTGTCCGAGGTAATGGTCCACCGCGGCCTGTTTCTGCTCGTCCGTGTACCGCCGGTACCGTTTCCCGCGAGTGGACTGTCTTCCGGTGCGTTCCTCCTCGAGGCGTTCCCGGTACCACACCGGCAGCATCCCCCTGCTGGGATAGCCGAGTTCGTGTATCACGTCCGCGGCGCAGCGCTCGTATCTGATGTACAGGTCCACGGCCCTGTCACGCTGCTCCTTGCTGTACTTCGCCATAAGGGGGGGTCTCCTCCCGGTCGGGAAGTCCAAGAAAACGTCACCACCTCGAAAACCTCAACTTCCTATTGAACAAAAACAAAGCATGCCACGCATCAACCCACGGCTCGATCCCCACGAGCTCGCAGACCTCATGGCCGACCCCGAGCACTGGGACCTACTCGACCAAGTTCCCCGGCATCCGGCCGCATGGCCGGATCTCGCCACATGGGCCAAACTCGCGCTCAACGACCCCTCGACAGCCGGAGCACCACCCGAGCCACCGACGGGCACACCCCGCAAACGAAGACTCCGCGTCATCCAGCCGATCCTATGGGAGGAAAAGAAGCCCGAAGCGGGCGAATCGAATAAGTCGGGCAATTCCACCGCCTCTGATTCCTCGGCAATCGCGGAATCCGAGACCCCTGACCAGAACGCGGCATCCTCTTCTGCCTCCGACATGTCGGAGGCAGAAGAAATATTCACCGGCGATTCGACGGCGGACGAAACCGAGGAGCCACCCATCAGGGTGCGTCGGCGCGTCCCGTGGGCACGCATCCTGGCCCTGACCGCCTTCACCATCCTGACTGGCGTTCTGGCATCGGTGACCATCATCGCAGGGCAACGCCATGCCCATGCGCAGGCCCTCGCGTCATGCAATCAAGCAATCCAACAATCAAACAAGCTATACGACCAATAGAACGCAGCACTGGACGATGCCAAGCCATTGATGGCATTGGGCGACACCGACGTGACCGATCCCGAGGCACTGGTTTCCCTACGCAACGTGGTAGAACATCACGCGACGAACGAAATTCCTCACTGCTCAACGGATCTTTCCACGGCGCATCTCGAAGAGAGCGCCCACACTGCGGACGCGCGCAACAAGCGAACGAAGACAGCCCTCGACGAACTCTCGAAGGCAACCGCCACCGTCAAGCAATCGCAACAAGCACGTAGACTCGACGACGCCAAGACGAAGCTCTCCGACGCCATCACCCAAGCCGAAGACCTCTACCAGCACACCGAAGCCAACACCGACACTAACGTTAGCGAGACACGCGTATCGCTCGGCGCCCAACTCGACACCGCCCGCAACACCCTGCACACCACCACCGACATCGCTGCCCTGAACAAAGCCGCAGACGACCTCAATGCTTTCACCCAGCGTCTCTCGGATGCCATCAAACAGGCAGAAGAAGCACCATCCGTGCCAGCCGAACCGTCCGGGGCATCCGAATCAGAGCCCACGCCCATCCAGCGGCAGCCATCAACCAGCACCACTCACCCAACGCCAGCCGCTCCCGCCACCCCTCGGCCCGCACCTCAACCGTCTCCCTCGGCTCCATCATGGGATGTGCCAAGCACCGACGCTCCCTCAACCTTTCCCGACTCTTTATGAAAAAGAGTTTATTTAAGTTGGTAGACCAACATAAGATCAATATCTCATTAAAACCCTTATTTTTCAAGGAAAGTTTATTTAAGGCAGCATCACCGCGCTACCCTGAGGCATGACCATCAACCCCTAAAATCCCTTGTTGATGCCGCAATCCTATGTTTCCCAGTATTGTTCTGTCGCGGAATAGTGGATTCGACACCAAGTGCGTCTGACCCAACCGTCAATGAACAGGGCTTTTATTTAAGCTGGTAGGCTCATCCATAGGTCAGAAACGCAAGAAACGTTGATTTTCTGCGGTTTGTTTATTGAAGGCAGAGTCAATCTACCATTCAAAAATGCCCCCGTACCTGTTGCAAACACGACCGAACCCTTCTCAATCCCCGCCGCCGATCCATCGCAGAGCGGCAATTCGACATCAACGACGCCAAACCGCATCCAAATGCCAGCAAATGAGGGTTTTTATTTAAGCCAGTAAGCTCGCCCATAGGTCAGAAATAGGAGAAACGTTGATTTTCTGCGGTTTGTTTATTTAAGGCAGTATCACCGTGTCAGTCAAAAAACATGACTGACAATGTCTGAAATCCATTGCAGGCGCGTCTCCAAAGTCCCATGTTCTCTTGCTGTTGCCGCGTCATAGGACAGTGGATTTGGCGTTAGACGCGCTTCGTCCGCCCCGGCTGTCAACGAACAGGGATTTTATTTAAGCTGGTAGACTCATCCATAGGTCAGAAACGCAAGAAACGTTGATTTTCTGCGGTTTGTTTATTTAAGGCGGTGACACGCGATGACTGGAGACATCGATCGGCTCAGGCAGTACCTGGCCGAGAACGAGTCGAGGCAGTTGGAATTCAAGAGAGCGACGGCGCAATTCGATTCCACCAAGTTGATGCGTTATTGCTGCGCGCTGAGCTGCGAGGGCGGCGGCACGATGGTCTTTGGCGTGTCCGACGACAAGCAGATCGTCGGCACACAGGCCTTCGCTGATCCAGCCAAGACGGAACGCGACATCTACAACCGCATCGGACTTCGCTGCACATTCGAAACGTTGCAAGCCGACGACAAGCGCGTGCTTCTTCTCCACATCCCTCATTCGATCGTCGGCCATCCGACCTCCTACGAGGGACAGTACTGGATGCGCAGCGGCGAATCCCTTGAACCCATGAGCCCCGAACGGCTCAGGGAACTGCTCAACGAGGGCGCGCCGAGTTATCTGGACGAGAACGAACCCGGCGCCCATTCCTGGGACGAGATCAAGTTGCTGTTGGCCGTGGAGCGATACTACGAGCTCACCGGCTCACGCATGCCGGGCGAGGAAACGCAGATCAGGGATTTTCTCAGGATGCATTTCGTGGAACGCGCGGCCTTCGATCCCTCGCTGTTCTATGTGCGCAGGCTGGGAGCCATCACCCTGGCCCGCTCACTCAACGATTTCCCGGACGTGGAGTATCACACGATCCGCGTCATGCGGCTGCGCGACACATCCATCGCGGACATGGTGTTCGACCGCGTGTACGGCAAGGGATATGCCGTGGTGTTCGATGACGTCATCGACCAGATCAACGCCTTGCTGCCCGTGAGCGAGGATTTCGCAAGCGGACTGCGCGACGAGCACCGCGATTTCTCCCCAGTCGCCGTCCGCGAGATCGTCGCCAACGCCTGCGTGCATCAGGACTTCACGGAGCACGGCGGCATCGACATCACCATCTCCTCCCAACGCATCACCGTGTCGAACCCCGGAATCCCCCAGATACCGACCAATCGTTTCGTCGACGAAGTGTACGAGCGTAACGAAAGCCTAGCCGAAGCGCTGCGCATCCTGCGCATCTGCGAGAAGAGGGGAAGCGGCATCGACCGAGCCCTGGAAAACATCGAAAGGCGACAAATCGACGCGCCGGAGTTCATCGTTAAGACACGCAGCACCACGGTCGAGCTGCGCAAAGGACGCTTCGAGGACATGGGCATGAAAGAGCGCGTCAACGCCGCATACCTGCACTGCTGCCTCCAGGCGGCCAAAGGAACCTTTCTGACCAATTCCTCGCTCAGGGAACGATTCGGCCTGTCCAAGGCAAAGACGGCAGTGACCTCCCAGGTCATAGCCGCCGCAGTCGACGCTGGTCTCATCTTCCTGGATCCCGCTACGGAGGGCGCGCGCCGATCCGCACGGTATCTACCGTTCTACCACCGCGATTAACGACTACAGACAAGACCCTCGAACTTCGAGCATAATGCTAATCGGCAGAACGAATTCGAAAAAGAGGACGTATGGTTCTTGATAAGCCTTTACTTGGCAAAGCATATGAAGGTCAAGTGTATTTGACTTCAGGAATGCTGCACGAAGATGATGGCCGACTTCTATTAGAGCTTCATAACGAAGGGGCCGAACCGAAAGATGATTATTGGGATCAACTTGATCCAGTCTCCGTCAGCAAGCGAAAGAGCGGGGTAATTGCTATTGGGTCTCTGCGAATGAAGCCCTGTCCTGAAACCATTTCGTTTTTTACTGGCCCTAACGAAGATAGCTACTTACTTACAGATTGCCGACTTGTACATACGGATTTCACGCCTGGCGGCGGACCATACAACTTTCGCCAAGTGATAGAAGTTGGCAGTCTTATCCAGCTTTCTGATGCTAGGCTAAAACATTTCGGGAACAAGTATCTGAAAATCAACCGTATGCAATCAACCATTCCAATGCTGAACATATGGCTTGGAGATTCGGCTTTATTTTTCTGGCTACCTAATGACTGTAACGCAAAACAGAAAACCGCAATTGCCTACGGAATCAAGAAGACGGAACCGATAAAGCTGGGACGCATTTCCACTGATGACACCATTTTCGCTCGCATCCAAGTCCAGGCTGGCTCTTCGGATAATTGGAGAAAAGGAAAGGTAGAGTTACACTCAGATACTACATTTTCTACATATTCGCATAAGTGTCTCGATATCGCCGATCATTTTCGGCTTCATCAGTCTTTTTTGACGCTATTGGAGGTAGCATACGGATGCAAACTTGATATGCGCAGCATCCAGGTCTCTCGCAACGAAGATAAGACATTCCCCAATCAGTCTACTGCATTTCGCAATCTTCTGACATCACATATGCCTTCCCTTGATTTCAAAGAAGCCCGAAACGCACGCAAAGCAGAACCAATATTCCATTTTAAGAATATTAATAAAGAAGGGGTAAGTAAATGGTTTACCCTGTTGCATGACTGTCCTATGGGATTGTATGCCTTTTCCAACATTCTGGAGAACGAAAAATATCTGCCACTTGAGACACAATTCCTCCTTGTTGGAGTGACCATCGAGCATATAGGCGCAATGGTTCAGGGGCATGATAGTTGTTTCCGAGAACAGCTCAATGCCATTCTTGACCAGATTGCTCCGCTTTTGGGAGACGACGCCAGCAAAACAGATTGGATAGATGGCGTCACTAAGTCATATAACGGGATTAAGCATTTTTATCGTGCGGATAAAAGACCTGATACGGTGAGCATGATTGAGTATTTGATTGAAGCCAAACAAATAATTCGTCTTTGGATCGCTCATCATATAGGTTGTAGCATAGATTTATTGAAGAAGTACATGAGTAGACACCGTTACCAACTCAGCCGTGTCACTTCCATCTTCGACAAACCGTGAACCCTAGTCCGTCAGTTTGTGGCTGAGGAAGGGTGGTAGGCCTCGTAGCAGGTAGATGCATTGGTCGGTGTCGAGGCGGCCGAGTTCGTCGGGGGTGAGGAGTTTGCGGGCGTTTTTGCGGACGCTGCGGCTCCAGGAGCCGTTTGTGCCTTTGGTTTCGCTGGTTTCGATGACGTCGATGGTTTGGTCGCCGAGCCGGTCGCTGATGGTTTTGGTGGTGGAGGCTTCGTTGCCGCCGAGGAAGAGCCAGCTGTCGCAGTTGCCGGCGATGGTTTCCCAGTCGTCTTTGTATAGGCTTTTGCCTTGGGAGACGGTTTGCAGGATGATCGAGCAGCTGATGCCGCGTGAGCGGATGGTGGCGATGAGTCTCACGAAGTTCGGGATTTTGCCGATGTTGGCGAACTCGTCGAGCAGGCAGTGCACATCGCGGCCGAGCCGGCCACCATCCGCGTGGTCGGCTTTCCTGACCAGAGTCTCGAAGAGGCATTGGTAGAACACGCTGGCCAGGAAGCCGAACGTCGCGTTGGTGTCGGGCAGTTCCAGATAGACCACGCGCTTGCCTTCATCCAAAGCCTCCAAGTGGATGTCGTCGCCGGAGAGGATGCGGCGCACCTCGCGCACTTGCAGGGGCGCGAGGTGGACGCCGGTGGTGATGATGATGCTTTTCTTGGTTTCGCCGGCACCTTTGAGGAATGTGTTGTATTGGGCGCAGGCGAACGCCAGTCCTTCGAGCATGTCTCGCGTCTGCTCGTCGTAGTCGTCCTCGTGGGCGCGCATGGCGGCGATTTCGACGCGGGTTTCGGCGAAGAGGGCATCGACGATGAACTCGCGTTCCTCGTCCTGTTCGCTGGCTCCCATCTGGTCGAGCATGTCGGTGACGTGGTTGAGCGTGGGTTCGTCCTCGGTGTAGTGGACCCATGCGATCAGGGCGGACAGCAGCGCTTTCTCGGCGTCTTCCCAGAAGCCGTCGCCGTTTTTGCGGTCGCCGGTGGCGTTGGTCACGAGGTTGTCGGTCAGGCGCAGGATCGCCGACTGGGGTTCGGCCGGGTCGATGTAGCGCATGGGATTGAACCGGTCGGAACGGTGTTTTGCTTCAATTTTTCTTAAGCAAATTCGAGGTGGTGACGTTTTCTTGGACTTCCCGACCGGGAGGAGACCCCCCCTTATGGCGAAGTACAGCAAGGAGCAGCGTGACAGGGCCGTGGACCTGTACATCAGATACGAGCGCTGCGCCGCGGACGTGATACACGAACTCGGCTATCCCAGCAGGGGGATGCTGCCGGTGTGGTACCGGGAACGCCTCGAGGAGGAACGCACCGGAAGACAGTCCACTCGCGGGAAACGGTACCGGCGGTACACGGACGAGCAGAAACAGGCCGCGGTGGACCATTACCTCGGACACGGCAGGCGTCTGAAACGCACCATGCGCGCGCTCGGCTATCCGAAAAGCCATGAGCTGCTCACCGCGTGGATC